>OCGE01000001.1_pt1 | contig 38376 bp, 35 predicted proteins | sample 1480121 | NCBI WGS metagenome assembly OCGE01 (sample SAMN02324088, study PRJEB22366) | soil metagenome | biome: mixedwood plains | place: Canada | collected 2009-09
GGCGCTCTTCCGCTTCCTCGCTCACTGACTCGCTGCGCTCGGTCGTTCGGCTGCGGCGAGCGGTATCAGCTCACTCAAAGGCGGTAATACGGTTATCCACAGAATCAGGGGATAACGCAGGAAAGAACATGTGAGCAAAAGGCCAGCAAAAGGCCAGGAACCGTAAAAAGGCCGCGTTGCTGGCGTTTTTCCATAGGCTCCGCCCCCCTGACGAGCATCACAAAAATCGACGCTCAAGTCAGAGGTGGCGAAACCCGACAGGACTATAAAGATACCAGGCGTTTCCCCCTGGAAGCTCCCTCGTGCGCTCTCCTGTTCCGACCCTGCCGCTTACCGGATACCTGTCCGCCTTTCTCCCTTCGGGAAGCGTGGCGCCATTCGCCATTCAGGCTGCGCAACTGTTGGGAAGGGCGATCGGTGCGGGCCTCTTCGCTATTACGCCAGCTGGCGAAAGGGGGATGTGCTGCAAGGCGATTAAGTTGGGTAACGCCAGGGTTTTCCCAGTCACGACGTTGTAAAACGACGGCCAGTGAATTCAGATCTCAAATAATGATTTTATTTTGACTGATAGTGACCTGTTCGTTGCAACAAATTGATGAGCAATGCTTTTTTATAATGCCAACTTTGTACAAAAAAGCAGGCTGGATCCACCTCTCTCCGTAACGCCATAATTTACAACTGCTTATAAACACATGTGCGCAACGCCACAGCGGCTGGCATCCATGTTGCCTATTTACTCGATCTATCAGATAGGATATATAGGAACATGGCTATCAATCACTCGATCCCAACCGGGCTGGATGCCGGACACGACACCTCGCTCCCCCTGCCCCCGCAGCTGCTCCGTGAGCTGCGGCAGGCACTCCGCACCATCCGCTATGGGGCGATCGAGATCGTGATCCACGAGGGACGAGTGGTCCAGTTGGAGCTGCGAGAGAAGCTGCGCTTCGAGCCCGACGGCTCGGAGCGGCGCCGATAGATCGAAGGAGCTGGACGAGCAGTCATCCGCGGAGCCGCGTGGCTCCGCATCTCGGACCGACCGGACAGCCGGACGTCCTCACTACGAGTCCTGGAAGGAGCAGCACATGCGTGCGGTCCGGAGCTGGCTTAGTGGCATCGTCCTGATCACCGGGGGCGTCGCCTTGCCACCACAAGGTATGGCACAAACTGAATCCCAGGGTGACAGCGCGCCGTCCACGCTCGAGGAGCGGGTCGATGAGCTCGATCAGCAGGTCCGCATCCTCCAGCGCCTCCGCGAGCTCGCCGCCGAGAGCCTGGCGACGGCCGGAAAGGACCGCCAGTCGGCGACCGCCAACGCGAAGGATGGCTTCAGCCTCAAGTCCGCCGACGGGAAGTACACGCTGAGGATCCGCGGCTATGCCCAGGCGGATGGTCGCTTCTTTCCCAGCGATGACTCCAAGGCGATCGCCAACAGCTTCTTCCTCCGTCGCGCCCGTCCGATCCTCGAGGCGGCCGTGGGCCGCTATTTCGAGTTCCGCATCATGCCCGACTTCGCCCAGGGCCAGACCACCCTGTTCGATGCCTACTGGGACGGGAAGTTCGTCCCCGCGTTCACCGTCCGCGCCGGCAAGTTCAAGCCGCCGGTCGGCTTCGAGCGGCTCCAGTCGGCCACCGACATCACCTTCGCCGAGCGCGGGCTTCCGACCAACCTGGCCCCCAACCGCGACGTGGGCCTCCAGCTCGCGGGCGACATCTCCGAAGGTCTGTTCGCCTACCAGGTCGGAGTCTTCGACGGCGTGCCCGATCTCGGCAACGGCGACGCCGATTTCAACGACTCCAAGGACCTCGCGGGTCGCGTGTTCTTCCAGCCGATCAAGCGGGGCACGCTGAAGGGTCTCGGCTTCGGCGTCTCCGGCAGCACCGGCCAAGAGCTCGGCACGCCCTCGACCACCGCGCCGACGGCCACCGGCCTCCCCGCCTATCGGAGCCCCTCGCAGCAGACCGTGTTCCGCTATCGCAGCGACGCGGTCGTGCCGGCCAACTCGGTGATCGCCGACGGGCGCAGGAACCGGGTGTCACCGCACGCGTATCTCGGCCTCGGCTCCCTCGGCGTCCTGGGCGAGTACATCGTGTCCACCCAGGAAGTCCGGCTGGGCTCGGCCGCGACCAAGCTCAGCCACAAGGCCTGGCAGGCGAGCGCCGGCTACTTCCTCACCGGCGAGCAGGCCGGGTTCCGCAGCCCGATGCCCAAGAAGCCGTTCGACCTGAAGGAGGGCGGCTGGGGCGCCCTCGAGATCGCGGCCCGCTACGGCGAGCTCGACCTCGATGACGACGCTTTCCCTGTCTTCGCGAATCCGTCCACCGCGGTGAGCAAGGAGAAGGCGGTCGGTCTGGGCTTGAACTGGTATCTGACCAAGCAGGTCAAGGTGAGCGTGAACTACGAACACACCACGTTCGAGGGCGGCGCGGCGGACGGCGATCGTCCTTCGGAAGACTTCGTGGTCACCCGGTTCCAGCACTCGTTCTGATCCCGACTCTCGACCTTACGCGAGGCAAGGCTGACGACTATGCGCACTCGACTCACTCTCTCCGGCTCGCTCACGCTCCTGGCCCTGCTGGCGGCTCCGGCCGCCGCCACGGCGCAAGGCGCGCCCAAGCCGGTGACGCTGCTCAACGTGTCGTACGATCCGACCCGTGAGCTCTACGAGGACTTCAATCATCAGTTCGCCGCCTACTGGAAGGGCAAGACGGGCCAGGACGTGAAGGTCCGCCAGTCGCACGGTGGCTCCGGCAAACAGGCCCGCTCCGTCATCGACGGGCTCGGTGCCGACGTGGTGACGCTGGCGCTGGCCTACGATATCGACCAGATCGCCGAAAAGGCCGGGGCGCTGCCGACCAACTGGCAGTCCCGGCTGCCGCACAACAGCTCGCCGTATACCTCGACCATCGTCTTCCTGGTCCGCAAGGGCAACCCGAAAGGCATCAAGGACTGGGGTGACCTGGCCAAGCCGGGCCTCGCGGTGATCACGCCCAACCCGAAGACCTCGGGCGGCGCCCGGTGGAACTACCTGGCCGCATGGGCGTGGGCGTTGCGCCAGCCGGGTGGCAATGAAGCCAAGGCCAAGGAGTACGTCGGCAGGTTGTACAAGAACGTGCCCGTGCTGGACGCCGGCGCGCGGGGCTCGACCACGACCTTCGTGGAGCGTGGCATCGGCGACGTGCTGCTCGCCTGGGAGAACGAGGCGTTGCTCGCGATCAAGGAGCTGGGCCCCGGCAAGTTCGAGGTCGTCGCCCCGTCGCTCAGCATCCTGGCCGAGCCGCCGGTGGCGGTGGTGGACAAGTTGGCCGGCAAGCACGGCACCAAGGACGTGGCGCAGGCCTATCTCGAGTACCTGTATACGCCCCAGGGCCAGGAGATCGCGGCGAAGCACTTCTACCGGCCGCGCGACGAGAAGGTGGCCGCGAAGTACGCGTCCCAGTTCCCCAAGGTGAACCTGATCACCATCGACGAGGTGTTCGGCGGCTGGAAGAAGGCGCAGGAAGCCCACTTCGCCGATGGGGCGACGTTCGACCAGATCTACCAGCCGGGGCGGTGATTGTCATCCTGAGCGTCGCGAAGGAGGCATGACCCTGCTCATGTCCCCTTCGCGACGCTCAGGGTGACACGCCGAGTCCCGTGGCTTCTACCCCTACGAAGGGATGACGATGCGTTCGAAGTCGCATAGCGTGCTGCCGGGGTTCGGCGTGAGCCTCGGCATCACCTGCACCTACCTCAGCCTGATGGTGCTGCTCCCGCTGGCGACGGTGTTCGCCCGGTCGGCCGAGCTGACCGGTGAGCAGTTCTGGAACACCGTGACCGACCCGCGGGTGGTGGCATCCTATCGAGTCACCCTGAGCGCCTCATTCGTCGCGGCCGTGCTCAACACCGTCTTCGGCCTGCTGATCGCCTGGGTGCTGGTGCGGTACCGGTTCCCCGGCCGCCGCGTGGTGGACGCGATGGTGGACCTGCCCTTCGCCCTGCCCACCGCGGTGGCGGGCATCGCGCTCACCACGCTCTACACGCCCAGCGGCTGGGTCGGGAGCTGGCTCGATCCGCTGGGGATCAAGGTGTCGTACACCTGGCTGGGGATCACGCTTGCCCTGCTCTTCATCGGCTTGCCCTTCGTGGTCCGTACGGTCCAGCCGGTGCTGGATGACCTGGAGGTCGAGGTCGAGGAGGCGGCGGCGAGCCTGGGCGCGCGGCGGTGGCAGACCTTCACGCGGGTGATCCTCCCGACCGTCGGACCGGCGCTGCTGACCGGCTTCGCGCTGGCCTTCGCCCGGGCGATCGGTGAATACGGCTCGGTGGTCTTCATCTCGGGCAACATGCCGATGAAGACGGAGATCGTGCCGCTGCTCATCATCACCAAGCTGGAGCAGTACGACTATGCGGGCGCTACGGCGGTGGCACTGGTGATGCTGCTGCTGTCGTTCGTGCTGCTGCTCGCCATCAACCTGCTCCAGTGGGCGGCGCGGCGCCGCATGGCGGTGTAACCATGTCCGCCACCGCCGTCCTGCGCTCCGCCGCGACCGCGCCCCGCGCGGTCACCCGCGCCACCGGCGAGTCCCGGCTGGTGCGCTGGGCCTTGATCGGCACCGCGCTCCTGTTCCTGGTGCTGGTGCTGCTGCTCCCGCTGGCCATCGTGTTCACCCAGGCCTTCGCGAAGGGCCTGCCCGCGTACCTCGAGGCGATCCGCGAGCCGGACGCCCTGAGCGCGGCCAGGCTCACGCTCCTGATCGCGGGCATCGCGGTGCCGATGAACCTGGTCTTCGGCATCGCCGCGGCCTGGTGCATCTCCAAGTTCGAGTTCCGTGGGAAGAACGTGCTGATCACGCTGATCGACCTGCCCTTCGCCGTCTCGCCGGTGATCTCGGGCATGATCTTCGTCCTGCTCTTCGGCGCGCACGGCTGGTTCGGCGAATGGCTCTCCGAGCACGACATCCAGATCATCTTCGCCGTGCCCGGCATGGTCCTCGCCACCACCTTCGTGACGGCGCCCTTCATCGCGCGGGAGCTGATTCCGCTGATGCAGGAGCAGGGCGCGGAGGAGGAAGAGGCGGCCATCGTGCTCGGCGCCAGCGGATGGCAGACGTTCTTCCGGGTGACCCTTCCAAACATCAAGTGGGGTCTGTTGTACGGCCTCATTCTGTGCAATGCCCGCGCGATGGGCGAGTTCGGCGCGGTGTCGGTCGTCTCCGGACACATCCGGGGCGAGACCAACACCCTCCCGCTGCACGTGGAGATCCTGTACAACGAGTACGCCTTCGCCGCCAGCTTCGCGGTGGCGTCGGTGCTGACCCTGCTCGCCTTCATCACCCTGGCGCTGAAAACGTTCGTGGAGTGGCAGCAGCGCCGCGCGGCGGCCGAGGCGGCCGTTGGCGACGACGAGATTCTGGAAAGGAGCGCGGCATGAGTATCGAGGTCCGCAACCTGCGCAAGTGCTTCGGAAGCTTCGTGGCTCTCGACAACGTGAACCTCGACGTGCCCGGCGGCGAGCTGGTCGCGCTCCTCGGGCCGTCGGGCTCGGGCAAGACCACCCTGCTCCGCATCATCGCCGGGCTCGAGCCGGCCGACCAGGGCATGATCCGGTTCGAGGGCGAGGACGCCACCGATCAGCCGGTGCGCGAGCGCCAGGTAGGATTCGTGTTCCAGCACTACGCCCTGTTCCGGCACATGAGCGTGTTCGAGAACATCGCGTTCGGCCTCCGGGTCCGGCCCCGCGCGGTGCGGCCGTCGGAGGAGGAGATCCGGGACACGGTGATGAACCTGCTCCGCCTGGTGCAGCTCGAGGCTTTGGGCAAGCGCCGCCCGTCGGAGCTTTCCGGGGGCCAGCGCCAGCGGGTGGCCCTGGCACGGGCGCTCGCGGTGAAGCCCAAGGTGCTGCTGCTGGACGAGCCGTTCGGCGCGCTCGACGCCAAGGTACGGAAGGAGCTGCGCCGGTGGCTCCGCCGCCTCCACGAAGAGGTGCACGTCACCAGCGTCTTCGTCACCCACGACCAGGAGGAGGCGCTGGAGGTCTCCGACCGGGTGGTGATCATGAACGAGGGACGGGTGGAGCAGAGCGGCACGCCGGAGGAGGTCTATGAGAAGCCGGCCACCCCGTTCGTCTACGGCTTCCTGGGCGACGTGAATCTGTTCCACGGCCGTATCGACCGCGGGCTGGTGAAGGTCGGCAACAGCGAGCTGGAGGCGCCGCCGGAGTTCGCCGACGCCCGGGACCAGGACGCAGTCGCCTACGTGCGAACCTACGACGTCGAGCTGACGCCCTCCTCCAACGGCCGCTCGAGCATCGAGGCGACCGTGAGGCACATCCGCGCCTTCGGTCCGGTCGTACGGCTGGAGCTGGACCGCGTGGACGACGGCGGCAGCATCGAGGCGCACCTGCCCCGCGCGCAGTACGAGCAGCTCGGGGTGACGAAGGGGCAGCGCGTGTTCGTCTCGCCCACCAGCGTCCGTGTGTTCGCCCAGCACGATGGAGGAAGAGCCGCCCGCAGCGCCTGAATCTTTTCCCGGGGGGCCGAGGTAGAGGGAAGAGCCCCCAATCAAGGAGATGATTCATGCTGCAACCAACTGTCCGGGCATGGCGGCCAGTCCGGCTGGCGATCGCCGTGCTCGCCGCGGCCGCCGCCCCCGCGGCCGCGCAGACCTCCCACGCCGCAGGCAAGATCGCGATCAGCACGAAGTCGGATGCGGCCCGCGCCGACTTCGTGAAGGGCCGGCACCTCGCGGAGAACCTCCGTCTGGAGGATTCCCGTGCCTTCTTCCGCCAGGCGATAAAGAAAGATCCCGACTTCGCCCTCGCCCACCTCAACCTCGCCAACAGCTCTCCTACCGGCACCGAGTTCTTCGAGCACCTGGGCCACGCGGTCAAGCTGGCGGACAAGGCGTCGCCCGGTGAGCAGCTCGTGATCCGCGGTGCGGAGGCGGGCGCGAACGCGGACCCCGCCGGGCAGCTGGAGCTGTATCACAAACTCGTAGCCGACTATCCGAAGGATGAGCGGGCCCACTTCCTCCTCGGCAACGCGTATTTCGGGCGGCAGGAGTACGACCAGGCCATCTCGGAGTACCGCCGGGCGACGGAGATCGCCCCCGATTTCGCGCCTGCCTACAACATCGTGGGCTATGCCTATCGCACGCTGGGCCGCTACGGCGAGGCGGAGCAGTCGTTCAAGAAGTACGTCCAGCTGATCCCCGACGATCCCAACCCCTACGACTCCTACGCCGAGCTGCTGATGAAGATGGGGCGGTTCGACGAGTCCATCGCCCAATACCGGAAGGCGCTGGCGGTGAACCCGCAGTTCTCGCCCTCTCACGTCGGCATCGCCAGCAACCTGATGTTCCAGGGCAAGTACGACGACTCGCGGGCCGAGGCGAAGAAGCTGTACGACGGAGCCCGGAACGACGGCGAAAAGCGCGCCGCGATGTTCGCCAACACCGTCGCCTACATCGACGAGGGCAAGACCGATCTCGCGCTTGCCGAGCTGCAGAAGCAGTACGCCCTCGGCGAAGAGACGGACGACGCGGCCGCGATGGCGGGCGACGCGACCTTCATGGGCAACGTGCTGCTCGAGACGGGGAAGCCGGGGCAAGCCTTGAAGCGGTTCGACCAGGCGGTGCAGGTGGTGAGCGGCTCCGACCTCTCACCCGAGGTGAAGGAGAACTCCAAGCTGCTCCACCGCAACAACGCCGCGCGGGTCGCGATCGCCTCGGGCGACCTGGCGAAGGCGAAGCGTGAGAACGAGGCGTTCCTGCGCGAGGCGCAGGCGAGGAAGAACCTCTTCCAGATCCGGCTGGGCCACGAAGTGGCCGGCATGATCTCGCTGGCCGAAAAGGACTGGGACGGCGCGCTGTCGCACCTGGCCCAGGCCAATCTGCAGGACCCCTACAACCTCTACCGCCAGGGGCTGGCCTACGAGGGGAAGGGCGACCAGACGAAGGCCAAGGAGATGTACGCGAAAGCGGTGGGCTTCAATCAGCTGCCGACGCTCAACTCGGCGTTCGTGCGGTTGAAGGCGCGCAAGGTCAAGGTGTAGCGCCGCTCACCACTCGACGACGACCTTGCCGAAGGTCTCGTTGGACTCGAGCAGCCGGTGCGCGTCGGCGACCCGCTCCATGGGGAACGTGGTCTGGAGCACCGGCCGAAGCGGGGCCGCCTGCTCGATCCTGCGGTCGAACAGCGGCAGCATCCGCTGGGAGAAGTCGGCGACCAGCGCCTTGCGCTCGTCCAGCGTGCGGACCCGCATCGCCGTCCCGATCACCTCCAGACGGTTGCGGACGATGGGCGCGAGGTCGGCGGTGGCACGGGTCCCGCCGAGATGGCCGAGCAGCACGAGACGACCCTGAGGCACGAGCACCGCGAGGTTGTCGCCGAACGCAGGTCCTCCGATCGAATCGAGGATCACGTGCACCGGCTCGGTCAGCGCCTCGCGGAACGGCGTCCTGCTGGTGTCGATCCCGATGTCGAGACCATAGACCAGCGCGCGGGTGAGCTTGTCCGCGCTGCGGGACGTGCCGAGCACCGTCGCGCCCAGGTGTCTCGCGATCTGTGCCGCGGCGGTGCCGACGCCGCTTCCCACCGCGTGGATCAGCACCCGCTCGCCCGGACGTAAGCGTCCGCGGGTCACCAGGGCGTCGTAGGCGGTGAGAAAGACTTCGGGAATCGCGGCCGCCTCGGCGAACGACAGCCCCTCCGGAATCGCGAGCGTCTCGTCGGCATGGACGGTGACCATCTCCCCGTAGGCGCCGCCGCCGACCAGTCCCATCACCCGGTCACCCACCTTCCACCGGCTCGTCTCGCGCACCGCCTCCACTTCGCCGGCATACTCGAGTCCCGGGATGTCGGCGGGCCAGCCGGGCGGCGCTGGGTAGTGGCCTTGGCGTTGCAGCAGATCGGCACGGTTGAGCCCGGCAGCGCGCACCCGCACGCGGATGCAGCCGGGCTTCACCTCGGGCTTCGGGACATCTCCAATGGAGAGCACGTCCGGGCCTCCCGCCCCGGTCAGGATCACAGCCTTCATGGTTCCAACCTTGCTATGCAATTCTGGTCAATGCGGGTCTTGAGAAGTCCGCAATGTAAGGGGTCGTCGGGTCGCGCTCTCCTTGACTTCCGTGAGACAGTTCGATAACTATAAAACTGTGAGCACAGAGACCGGAACCCGCCACAGGCTCGCCCCAGGCCAGTTCGAGCTGATCTCCAAGGCGCTCGCCGATCCACGGCGCGTCGGGGTTCTCGAGGCCATCGCGGACGAGCAATGTTGCGCCTGCCAGCATCTGCGGGATCAATTCCCCGTGTCCAAGGCCACCATCTCCCATCATATCAAGGAGTTGGTGCGCGCCGGCATGGTGGAAGCGCGGCGGGAGGGGCAGTATCTCAATTGCCTGGTCCGCCGGGAGACGCTGGAGGCCTACGCCGCCGAGCTCCTGCGTCGCGTCGGGTCCGATCCGGCTAACCTTACCGAGCCCAAAAGCTGAGCCAAATGCTGAGATTTCAGGGAGTTGTGCTGCCTGTGAGTCTGATGGTTGTCTAACCCTCGAATACCATAGGGACAAGCCACGGCCGATCGCAGCCCTGTTTGGCGCAAACAATCCGGCAGTGGCAGAAACATTCACCCAGGTGGACCGCCAAAAAACGGCGTGAGGACCCATGCACAAGGCAACGATCTGGCTGACCTTCCTGCTCAACGCCTGCGCTTCCACCGCGGCCTACCGCGCGCCCGAGGTGCAGGTCCCCACGGCCTTCCGGGAGCGGCTAGACAGTCTGGCTCCTCCGGCCCGGCCCTCGCCTGATGCGGTGCCGACTGCCGCGGCCGACACCACGGCAGTCGGCGAGTACTGGCGCTCGCTGGGCGACACCACGCTCATTCGTCTGTTGGAGCAGGCGCTCAACGCCAACTACGACGTGCGGGTGGCGGAGGCGCGGATCCGGGGCGCGCGCGCGTCGCGCCTCGAGGCCGCGCTCGACTTCGTGCCGACGGTGACCGCGGCCGCGGGCTACACCCGCCAGCGGATCGCCGCCGCGAGCTTCCCGGTCGGGGGCGGCAGCTTCCCCGACCAGGACGTCTGGGACGCGGGCTTCGATGCGTCATGGGAGCTGGACGTGTTCGGCCGCATTCGCCGCGGCGTGCAGGCGCGCGGGGCATTGGTCGGCGCGGCGGAGGAGGATCTCCGCAACGTGCAGGTCTCGCTCGCGGCGGAGCTGGCCCGGGTGTACTTCGAGCTGCGCGGGGCGCAGGAGCAGCTTGCCGTGGCGCAGCGGAACGGTGAGAACCAACGCCGTACACTGCAGCTGACGCGCGAGCGGCTCGAGGGCGGCCGCGGCACGGCATTCGACACCGAGCGGGCCCAGACGCAACTCAGCCTCACCCTGGCGTTGATACCGGGATTCGAGTCGAGCGTCGCGGCGGCGCAGTACCGGCTCGGCGTGCTGGTTGGACGCCCGCCGGCGGCGGTCGCGGGTGAGCTGGACTCGATCGCCCCCATGCCACCGTTGCCGGCGACGGTGGCGGTCTCCGCGCCCGACACGCTCATCCGCAGTCGGCCCGACGTCGCGGCCGCCGAGCGGCGGGTGGCGGCGGAGCACGCGTTCGTGGGCGTGGCGAAGGCGGACTATTTGCCGCGGCTCAACCTCGGCGGCACCGCCGGCTTCACCTCGGACGAGTTCGGCGACCTGGGTGGTGACGGCACGTTCCGATATGCGGTGGGTCCCTTCGTCAGCTGGCCGTTCCTCAATCTCGGCCGGGTGAAGGCTCGCACGGACCAGGCTCGCTCCCTCGAGGCCGAGGCGCGGGCACAGTACGACCAGACGGTGTTGCAGGCGCTGGAAGAGGTGGAGTCCTCGCTGGTGGCCTATCGGAGCTCGCTGGGCCGGGTGGAGCAGGTGCGAGAGGCCGCGGAGGCGAGCGCCCGGGCGGCGGATCTCGCGCGGCTCCGGTTCACCGGCGGGGTGGCGGACTTCCTCCAGGTGCTCGACGCGGAGCGGACGCAGCTGGAGACCGAGAACCAGCTGGCGCAGGCGCGCATCGACGCGTCCACCTCGTATGCGGCGCTGTACAAGGCGCTCGGAGGGGAGCCGGTGCGGTAGCGACTCGCCCCACCTCATCCCGAGCGTACGCGAGGGACCTGCTCAAGGCCGGAGCAGGTCCCTCGCCTACGCTCGGGATGAGGTATGGCTACTGCGAGACCCCCTCCACAATGCACGACACGAGCCGACGTGCAATCGATCCATCCGGATCGAGCGACGGGTTGAAAATCCCTACGTTCAGTCCCACCGCCCTCCCCGTCGCCATCACCGCCCGCAACGTAGCGCTCAACTCCTCCCAGCTCAGCCCCCCCGGCAACCGGTAATCCACGGCGGGCATGACCCGATCGTCCAGCACATCGGCGTCGAGATGGATCCAGATCCCTTCCACGTCCCGCTCGTGCAGGATCGCCGCCGCGCGCTCCGCCGCGTCGGCGGCGCTCGTCCGCCTCACCTCATGGAGAGGAAAGCAGTGTATCGCCGTTTCTCCGATGTCCTGGCTGCCGTGCTTCTGTTGTTCTTCCTCGTCGCGATAGCCGAAGGCGACGATGTCCTCCTCGCGCACCAGCGGCCGGAGGCCGTCGAGATCGGCGAGCACGGCGGGCCCGTGGCCCGACACGATCGCGAGGTCCATGGAAGCCACCTCGCCGTTCGGCTCCGCCTCGGGATGGTAGAAGTCCGCATGTCCATCCAGGAAGAGCAGCCCGTAGCGGCCCATACCCCGCAGCGCGAGCGCGCAGCCGATCAGGTTGCTGCAGTCACCGCCAAGCACGATTGGGAAGGCGCCTCGACGGAGCTCCCGAGTCACGGCATCCGCGAGCCGGCGCGAGAAGCCCACCAGCCCGGTGGGGTTCAGGATGCCGGTCTTCGGATCGCGACGAGGGTCGTAGGGCGGCGGCTCTATCCTTCCGGCGAACTCGGCACCGAGTCCGGATCGGAGCCCTGCGGCCTCGAGTGCCTCCGGCAGGCGCTCGACGCCTGTGGGCCTGAGCCCGAGGATGGACGGTGCGTGAAGCAGGGCGAAGCGCGGCACCATTCAACCTACGCCGACCGGCGGGTCGCTTGACGGCCACGGCTCCGGGCGTAGATTGAGCCGGGCCGAACAAATGCCGAAGCCTCGCCGGAGCCGCCCATGGGCATTTCCTACTGCGACATCGCCACGACCCACGAATGGCACGGCCCCTATCACGACACGGAGTACGGCTTCCCGCTGGAGGAAGACGCGGCGCTCTTCGAGCGGCTCATGCTCGAGATCAATCAGGCCGGCCTGTCCTGGCTCACCGTCCTGAAGAAGCGTGAGGCGTTCCGCCGCGCCTACGACGGGTTCGACCCGGCGATCGTGGCGCGCTACGGCGCCCGCGACCGGCGGCGACTGCTCGCGGATCCGGGCATCATCCGCAATCGCCTCAAGATCGAGGCGGCGGTCGCGAACGCGGCCCGCATCCTCGAGCTGCGCGAGAGTCACGGCTCCTTCGCCGGCTGGCTCGCGGCGCACCACCCCCGCTCGAAGGGGGATTGGGTCAAGCTGTTCAAGCAAACCTTCCGGTTCACCGGGGGTGAGATAGTGGGGGAGTTTCTGATGAGCATCGGCTACCTGCCGGGCGCGCACGTCGAGTCGTGCCCGGTGCATCGGCGAATCATGCGGCTGCGCCCACCGTGGGCCCGCACCTCCGCGAAGCGGGCCGCCCGATGACGCGGCGCCTCTCGGGGCCCGCCGGCAAGATCGCCGTGGACGACGGCGGCACCGGTCCGGCGATCGTGTTTCTGCATTCGCTCGCCGGACACACGGGGCAGTGGACGGCGCAGCTGGAGCACGTGCGAACGAGCCGGCGCGGAGTCGCGCTCGATCTGCGGGGCCACGGGCGCTCGGAGCCTCCCTCCGACGGGGAGTACCGGATCCAGCCCCAGGTGGCGGATGTGGACGCGGCGGTGGACGCCCTGGGGCTGGATCGGTTCGCAGTGGTGGGGCACAGCTTCGGCGCCGGCGTGGCGCTGGAGTATGCCGCCGCACGGCCGGCGCGGGTCACCCGCCTTGTCGTGGCGGATCCCATCGGCGACGGAACCCAGACTCCCGAGGAGGAGATCCGGCCGTTCCTCGAGGCGCTCGACTCACCCGGGTATACCGAGACGATCGAAGGCTACTGGAGCAGCATCGCGGGATCCGACGGCGCCGTGCTCGAGCGGCTGCTCGCCGACCTGCGCGCCACCCCGCGTGAGACCGTCGTCCAAGGGCTCCACGCGGTGATGGCGTACGATCCCAAGCCGGCGCTCGCCCGTCTCCGCGCGCCCACGCTCGCGGTGATCACGCCCGCCAACGACTTTCCCTACAGCATGCACAAGGTGCCGCCTGGCCTGCCGCATCGGGTGATCGAGGGCACGGGTCACTGGCTCCAGATCGAGCGGCCGGCGGAGTTCAACCGGATCCTGGATCAGTTTCTGGGGCAGGAGAACGGCTAGACCCCGAGAACGTACTCCCGGTAGAGCGCATCGAGTGCCCGCTCCGGATCGGTGCACAGCCCCTCGTGAATGGGGGAGGTCTGCAGCACGTCGGAGCGGGGCGACGTGAGCCAGTGGAAGCGCTCCGAGGGAGGCTCGAGCGCGATAGGCCCTGCCGCGGGATCCCCCCTGCAGATGCCCTCGAGGGTGTTCAGGTACCGCACCAGCAGCTCGTGGTCGAGTCCCGGGAACCGCTGGCGCAGGCGGGCGGGGTCGCTGAGCGCGCGCATGCCGAGGAATTCGACGGTGCGCGCGTGCAGGATGACGCCGATGGGGGTGAAGTCGCCCAGGTGCACGTGCGGGACCACTCGCAGCACCGCGAAGTCGTAGGACACGCGCCCGTCGCCGCTCATCGCCGGGCTGCCCGTCGCTGGGGAGCGGTGCGGCGCAGGCGCTCGCGTGCCTCGACCGCGGCGGTCACGAAGGCGCGGGGTGCGCGGAGGCGTTCGGTCAGGTGGTCGTAGTATCGCCTCCGGTGGACGTCGGGGCCTCCCTCCGCCTCGAACTGTGGCCCGGTGAGGAGCTCGTCCGGAAGCCCACTCACGATCTCCTCCAATGGGCCGCCTCCGACCGCGGCAGCGGCCGCCTCATCTACCTCCTCGAGCCCGTCGCTCCAGCCCAGCAGGACGTGATTGGTAACGAGGGGGAAGGGACTGCGCGCCTTCTCCGGCGTGGCGTTCGCCCAGTGGTGATGAACGTAGAGCGCCGCGCCGTGGTCGATGAGCCACGGACGGCGGTCCCAGACCAGCAGGTTGGGATTCCGGTGGGTGCGATCGGGGTTGGTCACGAGGGCGTCGAGCCACACGACCCGCGCCGCGAAGCCGCGGGTGACGACGTCGCCGGCGGCGGTCGGATCGAAGTTGAACGCGCCGTCTAGGTAGCGGAGCCCGACGTTCATGCCATGGCTCGCCCGCAGCAGATCCTGGATCTCGGGATCGGGCTCGCTCCGGCCGAACGGCGCGGGCAGATCCACCAGCGCGAGTTGCGGGACCGGCAGCTCGAGCCGCGCCGCCAGCAGCCCCACGATCAGCTCGGCCACCAGCGCCTTGGGTCCCTGCCCCGCGCCCCTGAACTTGACGACGTAGAGGCCGTCCTCGGTGTCCACCACGGCGGGCAGCGAGCCGCCCTCACGGAGCGGCTGCACGTATCGCATCGCCGTCACCCGCGGCGTCGGACCGGTCGCCATGGGCCGCTCGAAGGGCTACTCGAGTCCCAGCTCGACGGATTCCCGGGTACTCGGCCTCAGCCGCTCGTCACGGCTCAGCATGCGAGCGCACGTGTTCCACCGGAGGATCGATTCGTCGTTCCCCGCCGGCCGCTGGGCCTCCGCCTTTTCGTACCAGCCCATCGCGTCCCGCAGCCAGTGGTACGCCGTCTCGCCCGATCCGGGCGCCTCCGTGCGGAGCTGCGCCTTGGCGCAGCGCTCGCAGACGATGCCCGCGTAGTAGGCGCGCTTGTACTCGTCCCCCAGTCGGCGGAGCTGCTCCTTGGCCCGCCGCACGCCCTCCGCCGGGCCTCCGGCGAACTGATCGGTGATGGCCAGAATCAGCGTCACGATCGCCTGCTGATTGTCGGGATCGACTGCCAGCACGTCGAGACAGATGCTCTCCGCCGACGACGGATCGTTGATGAGCCGATATCGTTCCGCCTTCTGGAGCGCCGTCGGAACGCCGCCCCGGGAGATCGACTTGAGATCGAAGGTCACGACTCGACCTCCCTCCGGCTGAACAGCTTGAGCAGCCGACCCACGGGGTCGAAGAACTCGTCCACCACCCGCTCCTTGAGCGGGATGATTGCATTGTCGGTGATGGTGATGTGCTCCGGGCACACCGCGGTGCAGCACTTGGTGATGTTGCAGTAGCCGATGCCGTGGGCGCGTCGCAGGTCGGGCACCCGGTCCTCCACATCGAGCGGGTGCATCTCCAGCGCCGCCACATGGACCAGGAAGCGCGGGCCGATGAAGGCGTCGTGCTGCCGATGGTCCCGCAGGACGTGACACACGTCCTGACACAGGAAGCACTCGATGCATTTGCGGAACTCCTGGACCCGGTCCACATCGGACTGCGCCATCCGCCAGGTGCCATCGGGCGCGTCGGGCGCTCGCGGCCGGAACGGCTTGATGCGCCGCTTGACGCTGAAGTTCCAGGAGACGTCCGTCACCAGGTCCTTGAGCGGCGGGAAGGCCCGCATCGGCTCCACGCTCACCGGCTTCTCCAGCGGCAGCTCGCTCAGCCGCGTCATGCACATGAGCTTGGGCATGCCGTTCACCTCGGCCGAGCAGGAGCCGCACTTGCCCGCCTTGCAGTTCCAGCGGACGGCGAGGTCGTTCGCCTGCTCCGCCTGGATCTGATGGATGGCGTCGAGCACCACCATTCCCGGCGCGACGTCCGTGGTGTAGTCCACCAGCTTGCCCCCGGCCACATCGCCTCGCCAGATACGGAACGTCGCCCGGCCGAGCGGCTCCGGCTCGGCGCGAGGAGTCGCCTCCTCCTCGGTCGCGCCGGTCTCGACCAGGTCGGGCTTGAGGGTGTCAGTGGCCATGGGGCCAAGCGCCTCCTACTTCATCCCGAGCGAAGCGAGGGATGTTGCTTGGGAATGGTTCGAGCGGAGCCACGTAGATCCCTCGCTGCGCTCGGGATGAGGTACGAACCGTCACTTCTGCTCCTCGATCACCCGTTTCAGCTCGGCCGGCATCTCCGGAACCGGCTCGCGGGAGAGCTGCATCTCGCCGTTCGGCCCCTTCCGGATGACGATGTTGAACCGGCCCGCGGCGGGATCCTTCTCCGGGTGGTCCTCCCGGAAGTGACCCCCCCGGCTCTCCCGCCGTTCCAGGGCGGCGCGGGTGACGGCCTCCGAGACGATGAGCAGGTTCTCCAGATCGAGGGCGGTGTGCCAGCCCGGATTGTATTCCCGGTTTCCGACCACGCCGACCCGCCGGGCCTGCTCGCCGAGCCGCGCGATCCCGCCCAACGCTTCGCGCATCTCCGCCTCGGTCCGGACGATTCCCACCAGGTCCTGCATCATCGTCTGCAGCTGCTGCTGCAGCTGGTATGGCCCCTGGCCATCGCCGGCGGCACCGCGCTCGAACGGCTCGAGCGCGCAGCGGGCGGTGTCCTCCACCTGCGCAGGGTCGACGGTCGCCGGGCCTTTCGTCTTGGCGAACGCCGCCGCGAACTCGCCGGCCCGCTTGCCGAACACCAGCAGGTCGGAGAGCGAGTTGCCTCCCAATCGGTTGGCCCCGTGCAGCCCGGCCGCGCACTCGCCGGCCGCGAAGAGGCCCGGGACCGTGGTGCCCTGCGTGTCGCCGTCCACCCGGATACCGCCCATGATGTAGTGGGTCGTGGGACCGACTTCCATGGGCGTGGTGGTGATGTCGATATCCGCCAGCTGCTTGAACTGGTGGTACATGCTCGGAAGCTTCCGGATGATGTGCTGCGAGGCGTCGGGCAGTTTCTCCTTGATCCAGGAGATATCGAGAAACACCCCGCCGTGCGGGCTGCCCCGTCCTTCGCGGACCTCGCGCAGGATGCACCGCGCCACGTGATCCCGGGTCAACAGCTCGGGAGGCCGTCGGGCGCTCTTGTCACCCTGGGTGTAGCGCCATCCTTCCTCTTCGGTCTCGGCGGTCTGGCTCCGGTAGTTGTCGGGAATGTCGTCGAACATGAAGCGCCGGCCGTGCCGGTTGCGGAGTACCCCGCCCTCTCCCCGGACTCCCTCGGTCACCAGGATGCCGCGCACGCTGGGGGGCCAGATCATGCCGGTGGGATGGAACTGGACGAACTCCATATCCTGGAGCGCCGCGCCCGCCTGGTAGGCGAGGGCGTGACCGTCCCCGGTGTACTCCCAGCTGTTGCTGGTGATCGCGTAGGCCCGACCGATGCCTCCCGTCGCCAGGACGATCGCCCTGGCCTGGAAGAGCCGGAACCGTCCCCGCTCGCGGTCGTACCCCAGCGCGCCGGCGACCCGGTCCCCGTCGGTGAAGATCCGGAGCACGGTGCACTCCATGTGCACGTCGATGCCGGTGTGGATGCTGTGGTCCTGGAGCGTGCGGATCATCTCCAGGCCCGTCCGGTCCCCCACGTGGGCGAGCCGGGGATACTTGTGACCTCCGAAATTGCGCTGGAGAATCCGGCCGTCGGCGGTGCGGTCGAAGAGTGCCCCCCACTCCTCCAGCTCGCGAACCCGGTCCGGCGCCTCCCTCGCGTGCAGCTCGGCCATGCGCCAGTTGTTCACGTACTGCCCGCCGCGCATGGTGTCGGCGAAATGCACCTGCCAGTTGTCACGATTGTCCACGTTCGCCAGCGAGGCGGCGATACCGCCCTCGGCCATGACCGTGTGGGCCTTGCCGAGCAGCGACTTGCAGATCAGACCCACCGACACGCCGGCCGCGGAGGCGGCGATGGCGGCCCTGAGCCCCGCCCCACCGGCACCGATGACGAGGACGTCGTGATCGAAGGTCTGGTAGTCAGGCACGGTCGGATCTCACCGCGGCCTCACAGGATTCTCCAATCGGTCCAGATCCCCATCGAGCACAGCCTGACGTACAGGTCGGCGAAGGCGACCGAGAAGAGGCTGCTCCAGGCCCATCGCAGGTGGGCCCGGTTGAGGCAGCTGGAGCAGTCGTAGAGCCGCTTGCGCACCGGCGCGCGAGACAGCCGGTCGAGGTATCCGCCGACGACGTGGCGCATGGAATGGCACCCCAGCGTATAGCCACCCAGCAAGGTCACGTTCGCCGCGAGCACCAGCGTGCCGACCCCGATGCCGAACGACTGCTGGCCGGTGACCGGATCGGTGAACCACAACGCCTGGTACACGTCGTAGGTGAGCACCAGCAGGAATAACAGCGCGACGTACAGGAAGTAGCGATGGATGTTCTGCACGATCAGGGGAAAGGCGGCCTCACCGAGGTAGCGCTGGCGGGGCTCGCCGACCGCGCACGCCGGCGGGTCCGCCCAGAACGCCTTGTAGTAGGCGCCGCGGTAGTAATAGCAGGTGACCCGGAAGAGCCCGGGGAACGGCAGGATCAGCAAGGCCGGCGAGAAGACCAGCCATCCCGGCCACCAGGCCGGCTTGGGCCCGAACCAGGCGTGCGGCGAGCTGCCGAAGAGCTCCGGTGAGTAGAAGGGCGACAGGTAGGGCCCGTAGGCGTAGTGATCACCCTGGAATGCGGCCCAGGTCGCGTACCCGATGAAGCTGCTCAGGAGCACGAGGACGAGCGCGGGCTGCACCCACCAGCGGTCCCGGCGCATGGTCTCGCCGAAACGGCGCCGGATCACCGGAAGCTGGGCGTGCGCCATTGGGAGGTGCCTTCTGCCTGTGGCCTGGAGATCGATTCGGTGGCAGGACGGGACGCGGGCCAGCAGGGATATTCGAGGAGCCTAGGCCGACCTGTCAATGGCCTCCGGGTCACCTGTCATGGCTGCTTCCCTCGAATGCCTAACAAGCCCATAGAACCCGCCGATTCGCTCCCCGGCGTAGGCACACAGTGCCGCCGCCAGCAAGGGCAGCCAGAAGCTCATTGCCTCGTAGGTGGATGAGCTGACGACGCGGGTCCCCCCGCTGCCGATTCCGATCGATCGCAGCGCGGAGCGAAGGTGGGAATCGGTGTAGGTATTGGCGATCCACCACCCCACGGCGAGCCCGACGAGGGCAGGCGCCTTCGGGAGGAGATGGGAGCGGAGTTGGCCCGCGACTGCGCGCCCGAAGCCCGATGCCTCCACGCCCGCTCGAACCGCTCCTGCCGGAATCGCGCTGCCGCCGTACGGCGCGACCCAGCGCTCCCGCTCCGCCAGCACACGGGCGAGTTCGGCACGCCCTCCCGCCCCCTGCCGCGAGACGGGTGCCGCCGCGTCCGAGCGGCTCGCGGCCAGCTCGCCCAAGGCCTCGCAGCTCGGCCGCAGCTCCCGTCGTGCCGCAGCCTTTGCGTGACGGAGCACCAGCCGGGTGCAGATGCCGCGGAGCATGACGACGGGAGCCATCCACCTCGCGACGATCGCGAGATCGGCACGGTCGGCCTCGAGTGAGCATCGGCTCTCGCGCGTGAGCGACTCGATTCGGCCGAGCCCTGCGTCGATCTCCTGCTTCCATCTCCGCATGTCCGGGGTGTCGATCGGCCCTGTTGTAGCGAGCACTTCGCCCAAGCGGCAGAGCGCCGCCCGCTCCCGGCGGTGCAGCCAGCTCCGGCGCAGATCGAGTCGGACCTGATGAAATACGGCTTGCAGACGGACGACCATCGATGCTCCATCGGGGGCGGAATCGCTTCCTCCTGCAAGGAGCATGATGTCTCTGCGGTGTAGCCCCTAAGCTGTTGATATCATGGTAGTTGTCTTATCTGGGCCGGCAGCTGATGGTCTCGGCCGGCGGGGCAATCTGCACGACCTTGCTTGACGCCACTTTCACTGGAAGTACATTCGGCAGGAGGTCCCGAATAAATACCGAAAGGGCGTTGTGGTCCACCTGCACCTCCATTCCCATTTCTCCTTCGGCACCGGCGTCTCGAGCCCCGAAGTGCTCGCCGCCGCCGCCGCGGAGCGGGGATACCAGACCCTCGCCTGCACCGACATCAACGGCGTCTACGGCGCGGTCGAGTTCCAGCGCGCCTGCGAGGCCGCGGGCGTGCGGCCGGTCCTCGGCGCGCAGCTCATCACCGACCACGAGGAGACGGTGGCGCTCGCCACCGACGAGCGCGGGTGGGCGGCGCTCTGCCGGGCGATCTCGGCGATTCACTGGGCGGAGGTGGAGAAGCGGGAGGGAAGCATTGTCAGCCTGAGCGGAGCGAAGGCGGCCATGAACGGGCATGGCTCCCTTCCGCCTCGCTCCGCTCGGGGTCAGGGTGACAGAACGCGCCGCCACCTCCTCTCCACCCTGCTCGCCCACGATCGCGACGGCCTCGTTCTCCTCTCCCGCGATGTCGCCTTCCTCGAGCGCGTCGCCGCGGCGAGCGGCACCCGCGATCTCTACGCCGAGCTGATTCCGGGCAAGGAGCGCCACGCGGTACTCGCCGCCGCGCGCCGGCTCGGCCTGCCCGCCGCCGCAACCAATGCCGTCGTCATGGCTCACCCCGAGGACTGGGCGCGCCACCGGCTGATCCGGGCGATTCATCTGAATACGAGGCTCTCCGAGCTGGAAGACGGTCAGGCGGTCAGGCGGTCAGGCGGTCATGATGAGTCGGCCGCCCGACCGGCCGACCGGCCGACCGCCCGTGACTCCTGGCTCCGCCCCGCCGACGACCTCGTCCGCCTCTTTCCCGACTGCCCCGAGGCGGTGCGCGAGGCCGAGGTCATCGCGGAGCGGTGCGAGTATCGGATTCCCATCGGCCGGATCGTGGCCCCCCGCCTGGCGGAGCCCGACGAATCCTTTCGGCGGCTTCGCGCCTTCGCCTATGCGGGCGCGGAGCGGCGCTACGGCACGATCGCGCCGGTCACCCGCGAGCGGCTGGAGCGCGAGCTCGGGATCATCGCCCAGAAGGGCTTCGCCGACTACTTCCTGGTGGTGAAGGACATCGTGGAGCACGGGCCCACCCACTGCGGCCGGGGCTCGGTGGCCAACTCGATCGTGAGCTACTGTCTCGGCATCACCCACGTCGAGCCGCTCGGCGCCGGGCTCCTCTTCGAGCGCTTCCTCAATCCCGAGCGGAGGGATCCACCCGACATCGACCTCGACTTCCCCTGGGACGAGCGCGACCGGGTGCTGGCCTACGTCTTCCGCACCTATCCCCGCCCCCAGGCGGCGATGGTGGCGAACCACAACTGTTTCCGGCTCCGGGGCGCGCTGCGGGAAGTGGCCAAGGTGCACGGCCGCCCCGCGGGCGAGATTCGCGAGGTCACCCGCCGGATCCCGATCTTCGAGGACGAGCCGCTGGAGGAGCTGCTCGCCACCCATCCCAACTTCCAGGGGCTCGACCTCCCGCCCAGCTGGCGGGACTTCGCCCGCATGGCGGCCCCGCTGGTCGGTGTGCCGCGCCACCTGTCGGTCCATCCCGGCGGCGTCGTCATCGTCCCTACCGCGCTCACCGACTACGTGCCGATCGAGCCCGCGGCGAAGGCGCTCCCCGGCATGGACACAGCCTGCCCTGAGCGAAGCGAAGGGGTGCCCGTGATCCAGTTCGAGAAGGACGGCGCGGAGGACGCCGGGCTGGTGAAGATCGATCTCCTGGGGAACCGCTCGCTGGCCGTGATCCGCGACGCCATCGCCGCCGTGGAGCGCAATACCGGCCACCGGATCGACTACACCACCTCCGATGCCGGTGACGACGAGGCCACCCGCGCCCTCTTCCGCACCGGGCGGACGATGGGTGTGTTCTACACTGAGTCGCCCGCCTCCCGCGCGCTCTGCGCCAAGAGCCGGGCGGAGACTTTCGACCTGCTGGTCCTCAACACCAGCATCATCCGGCCCGCCTCCAACCGCTACATCCGCACCTACCTCGAGCGGCTGCACGGCGCGCCCTACGAGCCGCTGCACCCGGTGCTGCGCGACACGCTGGCGGAGACCTTCGGCGTGATGGTCTACCAGGAGGACGTGGTGAACGTCTGCGCGGTGTTCGCGGGGATGCCGCTCGCCACCGCGGACGGGCTTCGGAAGTCGCTCTCCAAGAAGCGCCCCGCCAAGCAGCTCGCCGGCTACGCCGAGGAGTTCTTCGCCGGCGCGCTCGCGCGGGGGCGCGACCCCGAGACGGTCAAGAAGGTCTGGGAGATGATCATGTCGTTCGCCGGCTACAGCTTCTGTAAGGGGCACTCGGCCAGCTACATCCAGGTGGCGCAGCACTCCTGCTACCTGCGGGCGCACTACCCGGCGGAGTTCATGGCCGCGGTGCTCGGCAACGGGGGCGGGTTCTACCACCCGTTCGCCTACGTGGCCGAGGCGATGCGGATGGGGCTCACCGTGCACCCGCCCGACGTGAACGCGAGCGAGCTCCGCTGTACCGGTCGCGGGAGCGAGGTGCGGATCGGGCTTCAGTTCGTGAAGGGGCTGAGCGCGGAGGGGGCGGAGCGGGTGCTGGAGGCGCGGGGAGCGTGTCACCCTGAGCGCAGCGAAGGGGACCATACCGAGCATGGCCTCCTTCGCTTCGCTCAGGATGACATGGTGCGACCCTTCCGCTCCGTCTTCGACCTCCAGCACCGCGCCGGCCTCGCCGCCGACGACCTCCGCGCGCTGATCAAGGTCGGCGCGCTCGACTCGATCGCGGGCGACTGGACCCGCCCGATGATGCTCTGGATGGTGGATGCCGGCCAGCGGCAGTCCAACGGCCGGCCGGCGCCGGCGGGCGGCGACTGGTTCGACCACCTGCCCCCGGCCATTCCCGTGCTCCGGCAGTATGCCCCCGAGCGCCGGCGGCGCGAGGAGTACGAGGCGCTGGGATTCCTCACCGACACCCATCCCATGCGGCTCCACGCCGAGCGGCTGGCCCGCTTCAAGCTCTGCCGCAGCACCGAGCTCCACCGGCACGTGGGCCGTCACGTGCTGCTCGCCGGCATGCTCACCACCGCCAAGCCGGTTCACACGCTCCAGGATGAGCCGATGGAGTTCGCGACCTTCGACGACGGGGAGGGGCTGATCGAGACCGTGCTGTTCCCCCGCGTGTACCGTGAGCGGGGGCACGTCCTCTTCGATCAGGGGCCCTTCATCTTTCGGGGGAAGGTCGAGGAGGAGTTCGGCGCGATCACGGTCACCATCACCCGTCTCGACCGGCTGGAGCGCGCCGCCGGGAAGGCCTAGGCTAGCTTTAGCGCGGCTCGGCGCGAGGTTCGCGCATGACGGGCTCGGGACGCTGGTCGGGCGCCGGCCGAACCCCGGGGAGCCGGGGAACGTAGATCCCCCGGCGCCCCCGCGTCGCCAGCGAGTCCGACGCGATCGTGGTGTGGATGCGGACCTCGTTCGCGCCCCGGAACGCCAGGTCGCCCTCGTGCGCGAACCGCACCTTCCGCGGCCCGAAGGGGGTGGAGAACGTGGCCCGCCCCTGCACCGCGAAGCGATGGTTGCCCGCGCTGAGGGCGCGGATGCGCTGACGAGCCGCCCCTTTCACGGTAAGCGGCAGGGCGAGGTCGGCGAGGCCGGCGGTGGGAACCGCGACAACGCTGTCCCTGGAGAAGCGCCCCACCGGCACGTCGTCGAGCTTCAGCTCGAGCTCCAGGCGGGAGGTGGAGACGTCGTAGTCATTGGGGTTCCAGACCGCCAGCCCCAGCACCACCGGGTCGCTGTTCGCGTCGTGATCCACCCGGACGCGCGAGACCTCGAGCCCCGGATCGTCGTAGACCCAGACTCCGAGCGGGGTGCAGGCCACGATGGCGGCAGCCGCGCAGACTCCCAGGAGCCCGCGTTTCGGCATCGTGCTCATTTGGAGGTAAAAGGACGTTTCATGGTGTCGCGGACTCCCTCGGCGTCGCAACACGCCCCGGCGTTGCAGACAGCACTTTCGCTCTTTCTCGTGGTTGCCGCCAGTGGGTGTGGCTCACAGTTCGAAAGTGAAACGCCGGACCTGCCGGTGGGACCGGTGCCCGTCGCCCTCGCGACCGTAGCGTCCGGCCTCACGTTCCCCCTCTATATCACGGCTCCGGCCGGCGACCCGCGCCTGTTCATCGTGGAGAAAGGGGGCACCATCCGGATCGTGCAAAATGGTGCGCTCCTGCCCGCCCCCTTCCTCGACATCTCGGCCAGGGTTTCCACCGGCGGTGAGCAGGGCCTGCTCGGCCTCGCCTTCGACCCGCAGTACGCCTCCAATGGTCGCTTCGTGGTCCACTACACCGATGTGGCGGGCGACACCCAGGTCTCCTGGTTCCGGGTCTCACCGGATCCCAACCTCGCCGACCCCGCCAGCGAGCTCCCCATCCTGAGTGCGGACCAGCCCTTCGCGAACCACAATGGCGGGCAGGTACTGTTCGGGCCGGACGGCTACCTCTACGTGATGCTGGGTGACGGGGGCTCCGCCGGCGATCCGGGCAACCGCGCCCAGTCGCTCGCGGACCTGCTGGGCTCCGTCCTCAGGATTCAACCGCTCGAGGCCGGAGGCTACTCCGTTCCCGCCGACAACCCCTTCGCCGGCACCCCCGGCGCCCTGCCCGAGATCTGGAGCTACGGCCTGCGCAACCCCTGGCGGGTGGACTTCGACCCCGCCACCGGCGACCTCTACATCGCGGACGTCGGGCAGCGGCAGTGGGAGGAAGTCAGCGTCTCCCCGGCCGCGGCCGGCGCCGGTCGCGGCGCCAACTTCGGCTGGCGGATCATGGAGGGTCCCGGGTGTTTCGCGACCTCGCCGTGCGACCAGACCGGGCTCGAGCTCCCGGTCGTCTCCTATGGTCACGACAAGGGATGCTCGATCACCGGCGGGGTTGTCTATCGTGGCTCGGCCATCCCTGCGCTTCAGGGTCACTACTTCTACTCGGACTACTGCAGCGGGTTGGTGCGGAGCTTCCGTCTGGAGGACGGCGCCGCCGTGGACCAGTACTCGTGGCCCAGCCTCGAGCCGGGCGCCGGGGTTCTCAGTTTCGGGCGCGACGCTGCCGGGGAGCTCTATCTCCTCGGCACCAACGGCGCCGCGTACCGGATAGTCCCGGGGTGAGCGGAGCGATGACAGCGCCGGCACCCGTGGAGTTCGCCGCCCTGGCGCGACGGATTCCCCCGCTGGTGCGTTTCGGCGCCTCCTCCTGGAACTATCCCGGCTGGGGCGGGCTGGTCTATCATCGCGCCTACCAGGGCAGGGGTGCCCCGGCCAGGATGCTGGAGGAGTACTCCCGGTTTCCCCTCTTCCGCACCGTCGGGATCGATTCCAGCTTCTACGCGCCGCCCACCGACGAGGTGCTCCGCGCCTACGCCGAGTATCTGCCGCCCGGCTTTCCCTGCGTGAGCAAGGTCTGGAACCAGATCACGGTTCACACCTTCAGCCAGGCGCAGGATCCCGCGCGGGCCGGCAAGCTGAACCCCGACTTCCTCAGTCCGGAGGTGTTCCTGGAGGCAGTACTCGAGCCCTACCAGCGCCACTTCGCCGACCACCTGGGCGCCTTCGTCTTCGAGTTCCAGGCCATCGCGCGGGGGAGCGGGATCGGCCCCACGGAGTTCGCGGACCGTCTCGACCAGTTCTTTTCCGCGCTGCCGCGCGACGTGCGCTATGCCGTGGAAATCCGGAACGAAGAGTTTCTCACCCCGATGTACTTCGCCGTGCTCCGGGAGCACGAGGTGGCCCACGTCTTCAACTCCTGGACCCGGATGCCGTCCATCGGCGGCCAGCTGGACCTCCCCGGCGCGGTATCGGCCCCCTTCATCGTCGCGCGGGCACTGCTCCGTCCCGGGCGGACCTATGACGAGGCGGTGGACGCCTTCGCGCCCTACGACCGGATCCGCGAGCCCAATCCCGAGCTGCGGCTCGACCTCGTGCGGCTGATCGAGACGGCGGTCAACGCCCGGATTCCCGCCTACCTGCTGGTGAACAACCGCGCCGAGGGAAGCTCGCCCCTCACCGTCGCGGAGGTGGCTCGCCTGCTGCCGGACCCCGCGGCATGATCGAGCGCCGCGGCCTGCTCCGCTTCGCGGTGCTCTCCGTCGTCGCGGCCCTCATCACGATCGGGCTCAAGACGGGGGCCTACGTCATCACCGGCTCCATCGGCCTCCTCTCCGACGCCCTCGAATCGCTCGCCAACCTGGTGGCCGCGGTGGTGGCGCTCTTCGCCCTCTCGGTGGCCGCGCGTCCCGCGGACGAGGAGCACACCTACGGGCACACCAAGGCGGAGTACTTCTCCAGCGGCTTCGAGGGCATGCTGATCATCGCGGCCGCGATCGGGATCGTCGTCGCCGCCGTTCGCCGCTTCGCCGAGCCGCAGCCGATCGTGGAGCCGGCCCTCGGTCTGGCGGTCAACGGGCTGGCATCGATGGTGAACTTCGCGGTGGCGCGGGTGCTGCTCCGGGTCGGGAAGCGGCACGAGTCCATCACGCTCGAGGCCGACGCTCAGCACCTCATGGCCGACGTGTGGACCTCGCTGGGCGTCATCGTCGGCGTGGGTGCCGCGGTGGCCACGGGGTGGCACCGGCTCGACGCGGTCGTGGCGATGGCGGTCGCCCTCAACGTGCTCCGCTCCGGCTTTCGGCTGCTGGACCGTTCGATGCACGGCCTCCTGGACACCTCCCTGCCCGAGGAGACCCTGGGCGAGATCAAGGAGATCCTCGACGCGCACAGCGGCGCGGGCGTGCGCTACCACGCGCTGCGCACCCGGCAGGCGGGGGCCCGCCGGTTCATCTCCTGCCACATCCTGGTGCCGGGAAGCTGGACGGTGCAGCGGGGGCACGACTTGCTGGAGAAGATCGAGGAGCGGATCCGCGAGGCGATCCCGAACAGCGTGGTGGACACCCACCTCGAGCCGATCGAGGATCCGGTGAGCTGGGAGGACACGAGGCTGGAACGGCCGCAACAGGGTCTGTCACCCTGACATGGCCTCCAACAGCCTGACTTCCAATCCCCAGGATCGCTCCTCCCCGGGCGCGAGCGTCTGGGCCGTCTTCCAGTCGCGCACCGCCTCCTCCAGGCTGTCCGGCGCGCCGATCGCGGGCTCCAGGCCAAGGTTGTAGTAGGGCCGGCGACCCGGGGGCGCCCACCCCCGGGTGTTGATCCAGATGCCCACCTGGGGCACTTCCTCCGGACGCACCCGCAGCTCCAGGCGCTCACCTCTCCGCGGATCGGTGAGGATCATCCGCCCCGACGAGCCCACATCGCCGAACAGCTTCACCGCCCAGGCGCCCTCCTCGGGAAAGACGAAGCGTCCCCCTTCGCCGCCCAGAGCGTCCGGCCAGCCTACGATATCGCCCCGCTCGATCTCCGGGACGTTGTGGACCGAGTCGAGTGTGGCCTGGTGCATCGTGGGGAGCTCGAGGCTGCTCCCGGGCTGCACGTTGAGGAGAGGATGGGCGCACCAGATCCAGGGGAAAGGCGACGAGCCGGGGTTGCGCACGCGGTAACGCATCCGCAGCAACGGCTCGTGGGGGGCCACCGTGAGCTCGCGGGGAAACTCGTACGGGAGGACGCGGCCGGTCGCGGACGCGGCCAGGGTGACGCCGCCGGCGTGGCCGTACACGGAGCTGGTCCACGGGGCGCTCCACAGCTCACCGTGGTCCGGCAAGGGCGGCGTCCCGGGAGGCGCACCCGGAACCGGTGAAGGCGACACGGTGGGAAAGCATTCGTCCCACCCGCCGCTGTCCCCGCCCTCCACGAAGCTGGTCTCGGGTCTGGGTGGCGCGAGCGGCAGCTGGTCGTTGCGCCACAGCCACTCGCGCCCCCGGGGCCGCCGGAGGTTGGTGAGCTTCATCCCCACGGACGGCACCGCCACCACCTCGAGCTCCTCGCCGCAGAGCAGGATCGCGGGAAGGCCGGAGACCGTCGTCTGGCGGAAGGACGGCACGGAGCTACCCGACCACGGCCCCCAGGTCCTGCCCGGCCGTGCGGCAGATCCGCGCCACGGTCTCGCCGATCTTGTTGTTGGGAGTGGATGCGCCGGCGGTGATGCCGATGATACGCGCGTCGCCCAGCCAGCCGGGCGTGATCTCCTCGCGCTTGGTGTCGATGGGCTGGTGGCGGATCGCGCCCGCGGCCGGATCCACGGCGTCGGCGTCCTCGATGTGGAAGACGGGCACGCCGCGCGAGTGCACCAGCGCCGCAAGGTGGCAGGTGTTGCTGCTGTTGTAACCGCCGACCACGACCATGACGTCGGGCGGCTCGTCCAGGAGCGCGACCACGGCGTCCTGCCGCTCCTGGGTGGCGGAGCAGATGGTGTCGAACGAGCGGAAGTGCTCGCCGGCCGCGTCACCGTAGCGGCGCACCATGCTGCGGCGTACTTCCTCCGCGATGGCGAGCGACTCGCCCGAGAGCATGGTCGTCTGGTTGGCGAGCCCGACCCGCACCAGGTCGCGCTCGAAGTCGAAGCCCGGTGACGTCCCCTTGGCCAACCGCTCGCGCAGCGCGTCGACGTCGCCCCCGCGCTCGATGAAGTCGCAGACCAGTCGCGCCTCGTCCATGTCGAACACGACGAGGTAGCGACCCTGCGGGAACTTCATCACCTGGCTCGCGGTCGCCTTGGTTTCCTCGTGCCAGTGCTTGCCGTGGATGATCGCGGTGAACCCGTCCCGCGCGTAGCTCTCCACCCGCTTCCACACGTTGAGCACCGATCCGCAGGTCGTATCCACCAGCACGCAGCCGATCCCGCGAAGCCGCTCGAAATCGCCGATGGTGACCCCGAACGCCGGCAGGATCACCACGTCGTCCGGCGTGATGGCGGAGAAGTCGAAGGTCCCTTCCTCGCTCCGCACGAGGAACCGGACACCCATGTCCCGCAGCTTCTGGTTGACGTGGGGGTTGTGGATGATCTCGCCGACGAGATAGAGCCGGCGGTCGGGGAATTTGACCCGGGTCTCGTAGGCGTAGTCCACCGCGCGGTCCACGCCGTAGCAGAAGCCGAATTCCCGGGCGAGGCGGAAGCTCAGGGATCCCACGGTGAGCCGGTACTGGTTGGCCCGCAACGCCTCGACCACGGTGCTGTGGTAGTCGGCGGTGAGCTGGCCCTCGATCTCCGCCTTGAGGCCGAAGCCGCGGCGGAAGTAGGTGCTCTCCATGGCCCGGAATCTAATCCGGCGACTCCTCGAACTCTTCCTCGAGGTCGGGCATGGTGTCGTCGGGGCTCTGCGCCACCCCCGCACACTCGGCGGTCGCGCGTCGAACGGTGAGCCCCTGGAAGGAGCCGGTTACCCGGAGCAGGCTGCCCTCGGTGGCCGAGCGGAGCCTGGCTCCAAAGGTCCCCGAGCCGGTGCCGGGGCCCAGCGCCGCGACCCTCACCGCCCCGCTGTCGCTCCGGAACCCGCGGATCGAGGTCTCGGCGAACCAGCGGATGGCCAGGGCTGCGGAAGGACGGGTGGAATCCCGGCGCTGCGGCGGGACCAGCGGGTAGCGGCCGGGAGTCACCGAATCGGCCGGATACAGCACCAAGGCGATGCCGGTATCCCCGTGCACCGCGCTCACCTCCAGCATACGCAAGCTGTCGCACCACTCGGCGACCGCCGGCGCGGCCAGCTTCCCTGTGTCGCTGCCGACCCACCGCACCTCGAGGCTGCCGCCCGCGGGGACGGCCGGCTCCGCCCGCGAGCAGGCCGCCATCAGGATCAGACCAACCGCCAGCCGCCCGAAGGCGGCCGGGCACTCACGCAAGGATCCGCTCGGCGGACTGCCCGAAGCTGTGGGGATGGCTCCTGAGCGCATCCAGGACGACCAGGCCGGAGAACAGCCGCACGTCGTACTGGCACATCGTGATCACCGGGAAGCGCCCGGCGATGCGTTGATCGAACTCCGCCTCGTAGCGAGCCAGCTCCTCTCTCGAAGCCGCCTGGACGAAAGCGCCGGCGTCGCCGATGGCGCGCACCAGGGTCACTCCGCGGCGCACCGACTCGCCGATGCGTGTCTCCCACCAGTCCAGCTGCTCGGAGGCGTTCGCGGCGTAGTCGCTGATGACGAGGCGCCCTTCGGCCACCGCGACCGCGAGCTCGGTATGCTCTCGCTCCAGGCCGGCGAGGATGCGTTCCCGGATCTCCGGCGTGCCCACCAGGAAGCTCGCCGAACGGGGCGGGAACCCACCCGCAAAGAAGGTGACGGCCTGCTGTACCTGACCTTCCTCGCTGGAATACAGTCCGCACAGGTGGGTACCGTGCGGCATGGCTCCGCCCGCCCGCGAGGAGCCGGCCGGCTCACCCTCGACGAACGCGAGCAGATCCGCCATCCGGAAGCGTCGCTCGCGGCGGCGTCCGATCCGCAGGCACGCCAGGCGACCATCGTTGGTCCACCGGCGGAGCGACGTCTCGCTCACATTCAGAAAACGGGCTGCTTGCTCGATATCCAGCAGTGGTTCGGACTCGCCCATGATCGCGGTTCCCCCTCCCGCGGACAATATACCCGGGGGTGTACGGGGCAGCGCTACCGAGGTCCTTGAACCGCGATGTCGAAGCGCAGCCTCGGCCGATCGGGCGCCAGCGACCGGCTCACATCGAACCGCACCAGGCCCCCGAACAGCGAGACGCCTGCGCCGGCGCCGACGAGCACCCTCCCCGAGAAAAGACTGCCCGCGCCTCCGGCCTGCCCGGCATCCAGGAACACGACCGGCCGCAGGCGCCCGCTGAGCGGCGCCACGTCGACCTGCGTGGCCCAGAATGCCTGCCCTCGCCGCTCGCCGTACTCGTGTCCCCGCACCGTGCCGATCCCACCCAGCCGGAAGGCGGATTGCCGGAGCGTCGGCCTTGTCGCGATCCCGGTCTTGAGCCGGAAGGTGGCGCCGCGCCTGCCTCCGATCCCGTGGCGAACCTCTCCGTACACTCGCCCCGTGGTCGTGCCGCCACCGCCGAGGACGTCCGCCGTGGCCCGCCACTGGACCCCTTCCACCCCGACCATGCGGACGAATCCGCCGCCGAATCGCCCTTCGTTCACTGGAGGGTTGGGCGGGAACAGTCCCGCTCCCCCGAGGAAGTCGTTCACCTCGGACTGGGCCGCCCTGGCGACGCTGGACTGTCGCTCGTACCGGGCGCCCACCGCCAGCTCCAGGCCGGTAGCCAGCGACATCTCGTACATCGCCGACCCGCCATGCACCAGAGCGTAGTCCCCGTCATCGTGCGAGACGAAGAGCGCGTTGAGGGTGTTGCCGAACCCCGGCGATGGCGCGAACGGATCCACGTTCACCACGTCACGAGTGCCGCTGACGGTCAGGCGGCCCTCGGGGGCGTCGCGCACCAGCGACACGCGCCCCGTCACCCGTTCGTCGCTGAACCCATACCGGGCGCTGGCGTAGAGACCCGTGAACGCGAGCCCCGGCACCCGCACGCGATAGCCCAGCCCGAGGGAGAGCCCCTGGACCCGATCGTAACGCATCGCGTCGGTGAGACGCTCGTAGCCGATGCCGTGCGCCCGCTGGCCGGTCACCGAGTCCGGCAGCCGCTCGGCCAGACGCGCGAGCTCCGCTTCCACGCCCCGTGCGCGGGCCATGTCCGCCGGCGCGGCCTCCAGCGTCAGCGAATCCGTCCACTCGCGGAATCGGCCGAGTGAGTCGTTCGAGGGACGGTGCAGCTCGTAGCGTCCGCCGGCCCAGCGGTCCGCGTAGTCCCAGGCGCGCAGGCTGTCCGTGTCGCCGTCACGGCGCCGCTCTGCCCGGAGGGAATCGCGGCGGGCGGCGCGCCGGGCCTCCACCGAGTCAGGACGGTCCCGGCTCAGCGGCAGCTCGAACGTGATCGGCCGCCCGGTGTTGATCTCGAAGTCGTCGAAGGTGGTGACGGCGCGGAACGGGATGACGACATCGCTTACCAGTGGGATCCGCACCCGGCCGGAGACCACCTGGCGGTAGGGCATCCAGAAGCGTCCGTCCTGCAGCCCGTACTCCAGGTCCGCGTCTATGCTGACGATCTGATTGGCGATCCTGTTGATCAGCCGAGCCGACGAGGAATCCGAGCGCTCCGACCCCTCCGGGCGCACCCAGAGGCCGGTGCCCACGTAGCGAAAGGCGAATCGGACCACCTCCGCGCTCGCCGAGTCGATCCACATCTCGCCCGCGACCAGGGCAAGGCCGGTGCGCCTCGGTGTTACCTCGACCTGGAGGAGACGCAGGGTGCCGCCCTGCCCTGGCGTGACCGAGAGGTCACCGGCGAGGCCGTAGCGGTACCAGGCCGGGGCCTCGGATGCGAGCGGGTGGAGCGCGCCCGTGGCGGGAAACTCATCGCTGAAGATCCGCACGGAGTCGTCCACCGACCGCGGCACGAACCACGGCCGGTCCCAGACGCTGGAGAGCCGGATCTCCGACCGGGAGCGCGCCCGGCGGCCGATCACATCAACCCTGAGGTCGTTGGGACGCTGCCACTGGACGTCGGCCACCTGCTCCTCGACCGCCGAGGTGGGCACCCGCGCCCACCGGCGCCGGCCCAGGCCCACGGCCAGGCGATAGTGGATACGGGCGCGGTAGTTGGAGACGGCGGAATCGGCCGCGCGGCGCCGGGCCATGGCGCGCTCGACCAGGTGCTGGGCCGCCGGGGAGTTGTAGGGAGAGGTGCTGTCGGGAGAGGGAGCCTGGGAGACGAGAGTCAGCAGAACAGCGGCTAGGTGACTTGCGCCCATTTGCTCCGGCCGTCTCGGTGTAGCCCGTACGCCTTGAGACGGCGCCAGAGGGTGGTGCGGCTGATGCCCAGGTGCCTGGCCGTCTCGGCGAGCTTCCAGTTGTGCGCGTCGAGCGTCTTGACGATAGCCTCTTTTTCCCGGGCAGCCAACGTGGTCGGGCCTTCGACTCCGGGGATGAACATCGCCTCGCCCAGCTCCAGCGCACCGACCCGAAGCGGGCGGAGGCGGCCACCCATGGCAGCGAGCCGCGGCTGGAGGTCCGGCGCCCCGTCGTTCAGGTCCATCCCGTTCAAAGCCTCACGCGCCTGCTCGTTGGCGTACAGCAGCCTGCCCTCCGAATCGAACACGACGACGCCCTCGCTGAACCCGTCCAGCAGGGCCTTGGCGAGTGGGGAGAACACCGACGGCAGGGTTCCGAGAGTGGCTTCTGGCATTGGGTACGTACGAAGGTAATACCTGGTGGTTTCAGTTCGCGACATGCCGCCGGGTCTCGGGGCGGCTCTTCCTCCCTCTCTAGACGCCCTTTGGGGCCTAAAGTGCACATTGAACCGCTCGGCCGGGCTCAGCGCCTCCGGCCCGGGCGGCCGCCGCGCGTCCGCCGCGTCCGTGGTCCGCGGTGCCCCGGACCTCCTCCCTTCCCCCGCCCTCTCCCTGTCCGAAAGTCCCCCTGGTCCTCGCGATCGTGCCGCGGAGCCTTGCGCAGCAGCGCCTGGAGCTCGGGGATGGTGTCCGCGAGCAGGGGCGCGTGGCGCCCCCGCTGCAGCGCGAACCGCACCGGCCGGTCGAGCGCCGGGACCTCGTCCGGCCGCAACCGCTTGGCCTGGCCTTCCCTGAGGCGCACCCGAGCCACGCCCTCCCCATGCTGGATCTCGTAGTCCACCGGCGCCGCGTCGCCCCGGACCTTCACCATGCCGGGGAGCGACTCCAGCCGCTCGCGGATCGCCTGCTCCACCAGGGCCGCCGGGTCGATTGAGATCCGGGTGCGCTGGAGGTCGTCCCAGCTCGCCACGGTTTCGAGCTGCGCGCGTGCCAGCCTGCGCAGGGCATCGGGCGAAAGCTCCGGCAAGGTCCCTCCCGATCGGCGCCACAGCTCGTCGAGCTCGGCGATCGCGCGCTTGATGCGGCCCGCGTCGGGGTGCACGACCTCGCCAGCCACCAGCAGATCGACAAGCAGGTCCCGCGCCTGCTCCCTGAGCGCTTCGGGGATCTTCCCGCTGAGCGGCTCGATCTCGGTGTCCAGCTCGAACCCGAAGTAGGTGCGCCGGCGCTCGAGGGCGAGCCGCTGATGCTTTCGCGGTCCGGTGAGCACGATCCGCGGGGAGCCGACCACCGCGTAGGAGCTCACCAGGTCGTTAGGCAGCGTGGTGCCCTCGATGGAGGCTCGCGCGATGCCGAAGCGGTCGGCGAAGAACCGCAGTGCCCCCGCGACCGCGCCCCAGCTCCCGGCGACGGAGGTCTTCGACACCCGCGCCTCCTGGCCGTCGGCCGTGTGCTCGTCGATCACCAGATGGAACGGCATCACCCGGGCGACCAGATCCATCCACGCGAGGCGCAGGTCCTTCGAGGCGTACGGCAGCTGCTTCGGCAGCGGAAGGTCGAGCGAGCGATACACCGACGCCAGCCCGAGCGCGGTGTCTTCGACGGCCTTGATCAGCACGCCGCGGCGCTCGGCCCACTCTTCCAGCCCCTCGTCGAAGAGATGGCGCGGGAGTCCATAGACCTCGCCCAGGTAGCCGTGCTGGTTCACCGCCTCGGCGTAGATGTTGTACGCGGTGAGGTGATCGCTCCCGTTGGCGACGAGGCCGTGGAGGTCTCGCTCCTCGCGGGTCATGCGGTGCAGCGACTCGATGTTGGAGCACACCGCGACGACCGGCAGGAGGTCGCCGCTCGCGTGCACCAGGAGCTCCCCCCAGGGCCGCTCCACCGGCAGCGCCTCCACCTCGCGGCCGTAGGCCGTGAGCCGCCCGTTCTCGATCAGGCCGCGCGAGGCCAGCAGGTCGGCCGCCCGGCGGTAGGCCGCACGGTCGAGCGGGACCGGCAAGTCCAGGTCCCGCGCATCCACCCCGATGGCCGCGCAGGTGATCGCCACTCGCTCGGCATCGCCGGCGAGCTGGAACTCGGGCGGGGTCGGACGCAGCGACGCGAAGTCGAGCTCGCGGTCGCTGAGGATGACGACCTCGCCGTCGGGCACCCGCCCGTGGACCCGACCCGCCATCTGGAGGATCTCGTTGGCGCCGAGATAGAGGCGGTGGAGCACGTTGCGGCCGCGCTCGACCACGTTGCCGTAGCGAGCGTCGTAGATGATCACGGTGTCGAGCCCGGGCACGTTGAGGGCGGACTGGCCCGCCGCCGTCATGGCGAGGAGAAACGGGCGCTCGATCTCGCCCTGGAGGAACGGACGGATCACGCGGATCGGCTCGCCGCCGTGATAGAACGCGGTCGTCAGCCGCTTCCACTGCTCGCCCAGCTCCTGGCCCAGGCGCTCGACCTCCGCGCGGGTGGGGAGAAACGCGGCGACGCCCCGGCGCTCCTTGATGATGTGGCGGACGAAGCGCTCGGTGAGGAACTCTTCCGGCGTCTGCGGCAGGACCTGCACCCGCGCCTTCAGCTTCGGATCGAAGGCGTAGGTGTGCAGCACCTCGGCGCTCGCGAGGTAGCGGGCATAGAAGGTGGGATCCACCGTGGCGCTGAGCCAGATGTACCGGCAGCCGGCTCGCTTGCCGAGCGCCAGACAGAGCTCCAGCTCGGCCGAGGTCTGGTGGATCTCGTCCACGATCACGGTATCGCGGCCGGTGATGAGATCGTCCTGGAACCACCGCCGCGCGATCCCGGTGGTGACGATGACCACGTTCCAACCGGGCGTCTCGGGTGTGGCTTCACGCTCGCGGTTGACCACTCCCACACGGAGCGGCTCGCCGAGAATGGATTCGGCCATGGGCCGGATGCCGAGGGTCTTGCCGGTGCCGGTGCCGGCCACGATGCCGAACCCCTTGCCCGATGCGGCGAGGGTCCGGATCTCCGCGCCGTGCTCCCGCTCCAGCAGGGTCTCGAGCCGAAGGCCCAGCGCCAGCTCGATCGTCTCGCAGGCCGCGCGGGTGGGCGCGATGACGATGATGCGTCCCCGCGGATGAGGCGCGTAGCGGTAGGCGTCGGGATCGGGCGGGAGGTGGTGGTCGCGGGAGGGGTGCATGGTCAGGAAGAAAGCCGGAAAGCTGAAGGATTGTCACCCTGAACGGAGTGAAGGGGACCATACCGAGCATGGCCCCCTTCGCTGCGCTCAGGGTGACAAGGCGTTCAGAACCCGGGCTGGAGGTTGAACTCCCAGACCCAGTTCTTGGCCGGCCGGTCGAACGGTCGCACCAGGTTCAGCTCCGCCACCGCGAAGCCGAACAGGTTGAAGCGGAAGCCCGCGCCGGCGCTGAACACCGGCTTGCGGTCGCCTCCGGCGAAGCTGGGCTCGATGTTGCTCTCCCACGCGACGCCGCCGTCGCCGAAGACGGTGAAGTCCAGGGGCAGCGCGCCGTAGTAGCCGGACCCAATCCCCAGCACGCCGAAGAGCGGGAAACGGAGCTCCACGTTGCCGACCAGCATGCGGGTACCGAGGAGCTGGTCGAACACCGGGCAGGCGTTCGGATCGTTCGCCGGCGGATCGCATTCGCTCGCGTCGAAGGAGCCGAAGGTGTATCCGCGCACCAGCCCCGGATAGCCGATGAAGAGCGGCTGGAGTCGCTGGTCCTCACCGCCCGAGCCGTACCGGCCGTAGTGGAGCACCCTCGCGGCGATGGTGAAGGGGCGCACCGGCATGAAGTAGCGGCGGAAATCCACCAGCCCGCCCACGTAGTCGATCGAGCCGAAGGTCGGGCTCACTTCCAGCCGGTAGCGCTGTCCCAGGATCGGTCCGGTGGCGCCAAAGAGGGAGTTGTCGAACACCAGGGCGGCGCTTCCGAAGCCCAGCCAGAGTGGATCGCCCGCCTCGAGGTCCTGGTTCTCGTCGAGAATCTGTTGCCCGGTAAAGAGCGAGAAGGCGCGGGTCTTGAGCTCCCGATCGAATGCGATGTGCCCCCCACCCGCGGTGACCTCCACCCGCTGCACCTGGTTGAACGGATACGCGATCACGCCCTCGATCGTGCGGTTGGTCTGCCGCTGCAGCAGCTGCTGCTCCACGAAGGCGGGCTCTCCGTTCACGGTCGCGGTACCGGAGGCGTACGCCCCGTTGAGATAGGGCACCTGCTGCGCGGCGATCCCCCAGTTGAGACGGGATGTGACCCAGCTTTCTTGTACAAAGTTGGCATTATAAGAAAGCATTGCTTATCAATTTGTTGCAACGAACAGGTCACTATCAGTCAAAATAAAATCATTATTTGAAGCTTGGCGTAATCATGGTCATAGCTGTTTCCTGTGTGAAATTGTTATCCGCTCACAATTCCACACAACATACGAGCCGGAAGCATAAAGTGTAAAGCCTGGGGTGCCTAATGAGTGAGCTAACTCACATTAATTGCGTTGCGCTCACTGCCCGCTTTCCAGTCGGGAAACCTGTCGTGCCAGCTGCATTAATGAATCGGCCAACGCGCGGGGAGAGGCGGTTTGCGTATTGGGCGCTCGGTCTTGCCTTGCTCGTCGGTGATGTACTTCACCAGCTCCGCGAAGTCGCTCTTCTTGATGGAGCGCATGGGGACGTGCTTGGCAATCACGCGCACCCCCCGGCCGTTTTAGCGGCTAAAAAAGTCATGGCTCTGCCCTCGGGCGGACCACGCCCATCATGACCTTGCCAAGCTCGTCCTGCTTCTCTTCGATCTTCGCCAGCAGGGCGAGGATCGTGGCATCACCGAACCGCGCCGTGCGCGGGTCGTCGGTGAGCCAGAGTTTCAGCAGGCCGCCCAGGCGGCCCAGGTCGCCATTGATGCGGGCCAGCTCGCGGACGTGCTCATAGTCCACGACGCCCGTGATTTTGTAGCCCTGGCCGACGGCCAGCAGGTAGGCCGACAGGCTCATGCCGGCCGCCGCCGCCTTTTCCTCAATCGCTCTTCGTTCGTCTGGAAGGCAGTACACCTTGATAGGTGGGCTGCCCTTCCTGGTTGGCTTGGTTTCATCAGCCATCCGCTTGCCCTCATCTGTTACGCCGGCGGTAGCCGGCCAGCCTCGCAGAGCAGGATTCCCGTTGAGCACCGCCAGGTGCGAATAAGGGACAGTGAAGAAGGAACACCCGCTCGCGGGTGGGCCTACTTCACCTATCCTGCCCGGCTGACGCCGTTGGATACACCAAGGAAAGTCTACACGAACCCTTTGGCAAAATCCTGTATATCGTGCGAAAAAGGATGGATATACCGAAAAAATCGCTATAATGACCCCGAAGCAGGGTTATGCAGCGGAAAAGCGCCACGCTTCCCGAAGGGAGAAAGGCGGACAGGTATCCGGTAAGCGGCAGGGTCGGAACAGGAGAGCGCACGAGGGAGCTTCCAGGGGGAAACGCCTGGTATCTTTATAGTCCTGTCGGGTTTCGCCACCTCTGACTTGAGCGTCGATTTTTGTGATGCTCGTCAGGGGGGCGGAGCCTATGGAAAAACGCCAGCAACGCGGCCTTTTTACGGTTCCTGGCCTTTTGCTGGCCTTTTGCTCACATGTTCTTTCCTGCGTTATCCCCTGATTCTGTGGATAACCGTATTACCGCCTTTGAGTGAGCTGATACCGCTCGCCGCAGCCGAACGACCGAGCGCAGCGAGTCAGTGAGCGAGGAAGCGGAAGAGCGCC